>Ga0076337_116_pt1 | contig 31236 bp, 37 predicted proteins | sample RifGroC2_FD_68033 | JGI IMG/M metagenome (GOLD analysis project Ga0076337, IMG submission 68033) | Peregrinibacteria bacterium GW2011_GWC2_39_14
CTTCGAGAGGTTTCCCGAGGGAAAGGAAAATCACGTCGTCGTGAATAATGCAGAATCCGTCTGATCCTCTCGCCGGCCAGAGTCTTCTGACTTTGGTCGGCACCTCTTCATTGTTTCCAACGTCTAAATCTCTTATTATAGAAACGCTCTATGTCTCATCCATTTTCTTTTTACACCAACGAGGCGGTCGCTATCGTGAAACAGGCAGGACTAATGGTTTTGCCAGCATTCGGTCAAGCAAAAGTTATCGATCAGAAAGATGCTTCACCTGGAAGCGTTGTTACGGAACTTGATCAACGAGCGGAAGTTTTTTTAACGGAATATTTGAAACGCATTGAACCCGGAATTGAAGTTGTCGGTGAGGAGTTCGGTGGCAACCACAAAGCCGAGCGTTTTTGGCTTGTCGATTCCATTGATGGCACGGCACATTTTGTACGCGGCAACCCGTTTTGTACAACGATGGTGGCGCTCGTTGTTGAAGGACAGGTAGTCAGTTCCTGTATTTACGATTTCGTGAACGATCAGATGTATACAGCTACGCGCGGCGAGGGGGCATTCTGCAACGGACAACCTATTCATGTCAGCCAGCGATCCCTAAAAGACGCCTATCTTTTCTGGGAAATTAATTTAGAGAAAAAACAAAACCTAGAATTCTTTTTGCAATTACAGAAAAAAGTAACATTGATGAAGACACAAAATTGCGGATGGGAATTTGCCATGATTGCCTCTGGAAAGATGGACGGACGCATTTGTATCGATCCATTTCAATACGACTGGGACTACGCTCCAGGATCTCTTTTGGTAGCCGAAGCGGGGGGTGTTGTGGCGAATATTGGCTCATCTGACTATGATTATAAAAATCATGAGTTCATAGTCGCCAATTCTACAATTCATCGGGAGCTCAAAAATCTAATTGATCAGTTCAGTCATGAAATTTAGCTTGAGGTTGTACGGGTTTTGATAATGAATTCTTGCGCTGTTAAATATGGATTGAACCGTCTTTGATTAGAAGATTGGTTTTTAAATGACCGATCAAATCCCTCTTCTCCTCCTTCGTTCCTTCTTTCAAGATATATTTTGCACATGCGTACACGTCGATATCTGGCATGATTTCTGCCACCTTTGCCGTAGCTACATGACCACCAAGGCTTGAGATCATTTTTGTCAGTCGATCAATTTCTTGCTTGATTCGTTCGACTGCTGCAAGTTCGTCGATATCAACCTTATCAATCATTTTATATAGCTGATTAAGCAGTTCTTCCTCGCGGATATACGATTGCTTGCATCCCGTCATCCAATGTTTCATACATCCGTAGTAGACGTAGCGTTTCGTTGTCCCATCTTTGAGCCGTTTCACTTTTTGATCCACACACGCCGCATTTGAAGATTTTCGTGAAAGCGAATTCGTGAGTTCCGGGCAATGCTTTCGGCGCGCATTTCATGACTTCTTGCACTTTGTCGTAGGTTTCTTTCGTTATGAGTGCTTCGTGCTTGCCGTCGTATCATTTTCCGCTTCCTCTGGGAAACTGGAAAATTTTTAGAAATTCAGCTAAATTGTATCCAATTTAACCCTACACTTACCCGGAGCACGCAGAACATTTCGAAGATCTGAAAGGGTTGTGGGTGTAAAATCCTGATATCGATCATTGGATATGGGAGGCATATTTTTATCTTTTACAGAACAACTATGATTTACCTCATCGACGGCGTGCCACGGGCAGGCAAATCAACACTCGCAAAAAAGTTGGTTGAGAAAAATGGCATTCCCTTTGTGTCGACTGATATGGTCTTCAATATGCTGAACGACACTATACCCGAGTTCAATCTGATCGAACCATATGCGGAAAGACATATAAAGTTCTTTCCTTTCTTCAAGAATCTGATGAAGCATGTGCAGAATTCCGTGAAAGATTATGTCATCGAAGGTGATATTTTTCGCCGTCGCAAGTGCATGAGCTCAAAAAGGAGTACGAAATTCAGGCGTGCTTCCTTGGGTTCTCCAAGATCACTCTGCAAGAGATCAAGGAGCATGTGGGAGAGAATGATTGGCTGGGCGACCTTTCAGAGGCCGACCTGCAGAATCTCCCCAACTGGATTATGGAAACAAGTCGCGGTCTCAAAGACGAATGCGAGAAGTACCAGATTCCTTATGTCGATATGATCGAGGGTTCATACGGACGAAATCTCGACAGAGCTTATACCTGCCTCCTGTATAGTTAACGGATGAAAGGTGACCCTCGCAATCCGGATCTTTGATTTAGATAAACAGTATATGAACTCTCCAGAATCTATTTCCGACCTATCTTTTTCATTTCATGGCATTAACCACGTAACCCTTCCTGTTTCCGACAAAACGAAATCGGAAACTTTTTACGTCGGAATACTCGGTCTCATAAAAATCAACATTGGTTCCTCCCTCTGGATACGTATTGGAGAACAGTTTATCCATCTCAACCAATCGACTGTTATTCCATCGTCCTCTTTTGCCCACTTCGCTATCAGGGTAGAAAATCTTCGGAGTTATTTGAACGTTCTTCAAAATAAGGGAGTCGACATCTTTGATCTTGACGACGACTTGAAAGAAATTTCTCTCAATACGGATTTTGAAAAAGCAAACCGCCAATTCTTTTTGCGGGATCCGGATGGACATCTTTTAGAATTGATTGATGCCACAAATTCTTTTTTCCATCCCGTATGAGTATCTTCAGTCCAGAGCTCAAAGAATTCTCGGAAACCAATTTTGAGAAGAATAAATTTTCCCGTGAGATCGAAACAAAACTTTTGAAAACCCTTTCCGAAGGTAAGGAGAGATTTCCCGACATTGTGCAATGTCCGAATAAATCTTGCGGAAATCCGCTCAAGGTCGAGATGAAAAAAGAAGAAATCTTTTTGTTCTGCGGAAATTGTGGGTGGGAACAGGTGGTGCGGAATAATGTTTATTAGATACGAAGGAGGCTCATTTGTTCCACTATGTTAATGAGAGTTCAAAAATGAATAACTATCATTGGTATTTTTTCAAAAATCCAATATATCAAAACATGTGACCAATAATCGGGAAAAAATATCAATCAACGTGCCTGAAAATTATGAGAACGACCAATCTTCGAAGATTATCCTTCCGGTTGTTCGGTTTCGGTCGTTTTCGCATACACCCAAAGAACCGATTTTTTGGTTAAACGGCGGTCCGGGGATGAGTAATATAAAATATCGTCCTCCTAAAAATCTCCTTGCAAATCATGACGTGGTGCTGGTGGGATACCGGGGAGTCGATGGGTCGGTTGTGCTTGATTCGCCAAAGTTCAAGAGGGCCATCAGGAATATTGATGGGGATGCGCTGTCGGTGACGTCCCGCGAACGGATTTCTGCCGCGGTAAAAGATTTGGTCAGAGGACTCAGGGACAAAAACGTCGATCCGTCTTGTTATACGATGAACGAAGTTGTTCAAGACATCGAGCGGGCGAGAACATTTTTTGGATATGAAAAAATAAATCTGCTGAGCGCGAGCTATGGCACCCGCGTCGCGCAGGTGTATACGGAACTATTTCCCAATCGCTTATTGCATTCCGTCATGATAGGGGTCAATCCTCCCGGCCACTTTATCTGGAATCCCCACAAAATTGATGAACAGATACGTATCTATTCTGAGTTAATCCGCGTCGATCCAGCCTGGATTTGTGAAGCGTCCCCCGAGGAAGTAATGCGATCAGCGTTGGAGAAGATGCCTAAAAAATGGCGTTTTCTTCGGATGAACCGGGCGAAGATCCGGATGGTCACCTTTGTCCTTCTTTTTTCCAAACAAACCGCCATTCCCATATTTGAAGCTTACCGAGCGGCATACCAAGGGGACTACAGTGGCCTTTATGCCTTGCAGGTTGCCTATGACTTAATGTTTCCATCCATGTTTAAATGGGGTGATTTCTACGCAAAAGGCGGGGTGGATTTTGATGACAAGGTTAATTATGATGAACAATTTCATGATGATTCAACCATTTTAGGATCCCCTTTGTCTTCGCTTTTTTGGATTACGGGGGAGGAGTGGCCGATTCGCAAAGGTAACCGTCCGGGAAAATCCACCGTAAAAAGTAACGCGCCCACGCTTCTCGTTAGCGGTAATCTTGATCTTTCAACCCCCGCGGAGTTTGCTCGCGACGAACTTTTACCGTATTTAACCAATGGTAATCAGATCATCCTCAAAGAAATGGGACATGTGGACGACCTCATGGGAAGACAATCACCTGCCACAAATCACATGATCACCACGTTTTTTGATGACGGGCTTGTCGACGATTCTTATTTTGTTTACGATCCGATCAGATATAAACCAGTATTTCGTTTTCAGACAATGGCAAAAATATTCTATCCGCTCTTACTTCTCCTGCGTCTTTTTTTCTGAATGTTTTGACTCATCATTTTGTGCGACCGTCACTTACGAAAGAGATTACCCTCAAAGACTTTCAAGAATTCTATTGGCTCAAAAAAGAGCTGCAGGATTTTTGTCGTCGACACGGAATAGGAACAAGTGGTTCCAAGGAAGAACTCTCGTCTCGCATCACAGTTTTCTTGCGAAAGGAAAACCCAACCAAATTCACAAAGTCAACTCGTTCAAAAAAGAAAACGAACCCTCCCAAAAAACCGACGCTTGATACGTTGATTGAAGAGAATCTCACGTGTACGCAGAATCTTCGGACATTTTTTGTCTCGGTTGTTGGACCGTCTTTTACCTTCTCGGTCGCCTTTCAAAAATTCCTAAAACAGAATGCGGGAAAAACATATCGAGACGCCCTGAACTTTTGGAAGGAGGAACGACAACGCCAGAAAGACCCATCTTATACAACCACGATCGCTCCCCAATTCGAATACAACCAGTTTATCCGAAACTTCTTTGCCAATCCCGAAAATATTGGAAAAACGAAGAAGGAATCCCTTCAGGCTTGGATGAAATTTCGGAATACACGCCGCAAAGCGAAAAAGCATCCCCCTTCTTTCTCTTCGAACGGGAACCGTGCGGTTCCATGGCCTCCCCCCTTATTTCGTGGCCGTGATTCACGGAGGTCCCGGTGGACCTGGAGAAATGAAGTCTGTGACAGAAGAACTGTCAAAAGAGCATGGTGTTCTTGAGCCTTTGCAAACCGCTCATTCCATTGAGGGACAGATTCTTGAACTGAAAGAAACACTCAACCAACATGCAACTTTCCCTGTTATCCTCATCGGTCATTCCTGGGGAGCGTGGCTTTCGTATCTTTACGCGACTCGTTATTCGGGCGATGTAAAGAAATTAATTCTGGTAAGCAGCCCTGGATTTAAACTAAGCGCGGGAGAAAAAACTCTGGAGGAACGGTTGAAACGATTAAGTGAAACGGAAAGAAAACGGATGAAGACGCTTTTGAACGAGCTCGCGCATCCCGATGAATCGGCAAACGAGAAGTTTTTGAAGCTTGCTATTCTTGCCGCTAAAGCTGATGCCTTTGATCCCTTGCTATATACCAACGATATCCTCGAAGCCCAATTCGACATCTATCAATCGGTGTGGAAAGAAGCTGAGCAGCTTCGCGCAAATGGAGAACTTTTGGAGCTTGGAAAAAAGATTACCTGTCCAACCGTTGCCTTGCACGGCGACCATGACCCGCATTCTGTGCAGAGTGTACAACAACCACTCTCTCGCGTGCTTTCTCATTTCCGATTTATCTCAATCAAGAACTGCGGCCACCGACCATGGATCGAACGGCAGGCAAAGGATAAGTTTTATCGAATCCTTAAACAAGAGATTTATCAACGTGATTAAAAACAATCACCTATTTCATATGGCAAAAATTGATTTCAAAAAGAAGTTAAAACACCTTTATCAACCTTCCGCGAAAGAAGTCGTTGTCGTAGATATTCCTGTCATGCATTTTCTCATGATTGACGGGGAGGGAGATCCATCCAAGGCAAAAGAATTTCAGGAGGCCATCGAGGCTTTATTCAGCACGGCCTATACCATCAAGTTTTTGGTAAAAAAAGAAGAAAATATTGATTATGGTGTTCTTCCCCTTGAGGGACTATGGTGGGCAGACGATATGAGTGCATTTAAGACAGGAAAAAGGGATGATTGGAAATGGACGCTCATGATTATGCAGCCGGAAATGGTCAGTGAAGAATATGTGAAAAGGGCAATAGAACAAGTTGAGAAAAAAAAGAATCCTGTTGCGTTGTCAAAATTGAGATTTGAAGCATTTCATGAGGGACCGACCGTCCAAATCATGCACATTGGGCCATTCTCCGAAGAAGGCCCGAATATCCAGCGTATCCACGACAAGATCAAAGAAGACAAATGTCGCCTAAAAGGAAAACATCACGAAATCTATTTGAACGATATCCGAAAAGTGGATCCAAAAAAGATGAAAACGATTCTCCGCCAGCCGTTTACTCATCAATAAACCTATGATTCAAACCAAATTCGTTGCCGTACTCAATAAAAAGATCGAGACCGGAAAAGTGATGAATGCGCTTGCTCACATGACCGTTGGACTCGTGAATTCATATCCGGAAAAGGATATGGGAGTGATTAATTATGAGGATAAAAGTGGAGGCACTCATCTTGCCTCAAAATATCCCTACATCATTCTTCGGGCGGACAATTCCAACAAAATCCGCGCGCTCAGAAATACTTTAATTGAAAAAGGAATCCCTTTCGCTTCGTTCACAAGCGCCATGACGATCGGTGGGTATGAAGAACAACTTGAACGATCAAAAGCAACGCCGGAAGAAGAACTCGAATACTACGGCGTTTGTATGCTCGGAGAAAAAAATGTATTGGACGAGTTAACCAAGAAATTCTCTTTGTGGATGTAAATAACATGAACCTATGACCTCCACACCCATTTCCCCTATCCAAAACGTTAAGCATCAGCATAGGGTTCAAATAAAATGTGATATTTATAAGCAATTCGTATCACTTCACAAAGAGATACCGGATTCCGTCAACGAGCTTGGGTGAGCATAGGCAAAACAAAAAATAGTTATGGGGAGACGTAAATTTTACAAATACCGCTCGCGCGGAATGACAAAGCAAGAAAAGTTTCAATAGGGATTAACCATCGCAGTTTTTATCATCGTATTTTGGTAGTCTTTGTATATAGATTTTTTTGCGAATTGCGTCTTTGAGTGGCCTATCAAGTGGGATGTCCATACTTGTTGGGATGAACAGGTTCAGCCAGCAAGAAAAGGCTACTGAAAAAACGACAAATTTTATCCCATAAAAATAAAACTATGAAAATAAACAACACATTTAAACTCATCATCGCTATCGTAGTTTCCGAGCTAGCCGGCATCATCGGATCGGTATTTACCACGCCGTCCATTGCCGGTTGGTACGCAGGAATCGTCAAACCGGCCATCAATCCTCCGGCATGGGTGTTCGGACCGGTCTGGACTACATTGTTTGCGCTGATGGGCATTGCTGCATTTTTAGTCTGGAGGAAGGGTCTGGAGCACAGGGATGTCAAAATTGCCATCAGTATTTTTCTTGGTCAACTGGTTTTAAACACGCTTTGGTCAATCATCTTCTTCGGTCTGCATAGTTCAGGTGGTGCGTTTGTGGAAATTATATTCCTCTGGCTTGCGATTGCAGCAACCATCACCGCCTTTGCCAGAGTTTCCAAACCAGCCGCGTGGATTCTTGTTCCGTACATTCTTTGGGTCAGTTTCGCTGTATATCTCAACTACGCCATTTGGGCATTGAATTAATCTTCATCAATATCTTTATGAAGGAGACTGTACCGTACTGTCTCAATTGTCTCATTTTGATGAGACCCGGGTGCTTGTTCGACCCCATCAAAAGACCTCTTAATCAATGATGAAAAGTGAGTTCGAGATCCGCTCGCCGAACCAACAAACCCTCAGCAAAAACGTTGGGGTTTTGTTATTGTTTTTTGACTACTCCTGATGGGGTTAGAAATGCTATACTTTTGTTGTATGAAAAAAATAAGTGCTATTGGTTTTGATTGGGGTGGAGTTATTTTGCAAAATATAGACAAAAGTTTTGCTGACACGGCAGCTAATTTTCTTCACGTTGATAATGAAAAATTTCGTCACGCGTATTTTTTATACAACCACATGATTAATAAAGGTGCGAACAGTAAAGCTTTCGATCAGGCAACGGAAATGTGGAATAATATTTTATCTGAACTTGGTTTTGCTGATCGATTGGAAATATTTATGGAGTTTGTACAAAGCCGACCAAAAGGTGAGGTGAGCCAAGATATGATCGAACTTATTCAGCGATTAAAAAATAACGGTTGGAAAATTGGTTTGTTAAGTAATGCTTCGGCTGAAGGAACACGGCGTATAAAAACCAACAAATGTCTTGAACTCTTTGATGTAACTTTATTCTCTGCGGAAATTGATTACATGAAACCAGAATCAGATGCTTTCATTATGCTTGCGGATAAGCTTGGTGTTCCCATCAAAGAATTGGTTTTCATCGACGATTCAGAACATAGTTTGTCTACGGCCAATGAAGTCGGTTACATTCCTGTTTGTTTCAAAAATACTGATGCCCTTATAGATCAATTGCAAACATTGGGAGTTTTGATTTAAGAAATTAATTAACCAAAATTACCTCTGTAAGTTTTGGAATATAAATATACTCCGGGTACTCTTGAATTGCAGTTCTAACGCAACCAATGAGGCGGAGCCAATATGAAGTTGATTATTTTACATGGCGCACCAGCTACGGGAAAGTTTACAATTGCGAAGGAGTTGGAAAAAAAGATTGCCTACAAACTTATTCATATTCATTCTTTGTATGATTTTTTGGAAGATGTTTTTGGCAAGGAACGGTATGAAACGAGTCTTGAAATTCTAAATCGGACCAGTCTTGATCTATTCAAACAAGCCGCACAAATAGGCATACCTGGATTGATATACACTTATGCAGAACTAGCTCGAGATAATTTTCGTTTTTTGAAAGACATTATTGCGACACTTGAAGGTACAAAGACAGATATTTTTCTTGTTCATCTTACATGCAGACAGGAAGAGTTACATCTTCGGGTAGCGAATGCATCTCGTAAACAGTTTGCAAAAACAACAAACAGCCAAGAGTTAAATTGGTTACTGGAAAACAAGGATTATGATTCTATTTTTCCAGACCTTCCAATCTTTGAGGTAGAAACAGCATCCGTTTCTGCTATCGAAGCATCCAACATGATTGTAAAACAGTATGAACTTTAGTATGAAAAAAATTCGAACCGTCGGATGTTTCATGGAGTATAACAGCAAGTTTTTAATCTTACTTCGTCAGGCGTATAAACCAGATGGAAATACTTGGGGTCTCCCCGCAGGTAAACCAAATGTAGGTGAAAGTGATGTTGATGCAATGTTGCGAGAGATCGACGAGGAAACGGGGTACAAAACACAAGCGAGTGAATTAAAACTTCTCGGTGTACATGTTTTTGAATATCCGGATTTGTACCTTGAATTTCCAACCTATCAATTGAAATTAAATAAATCGTTTAAAGTCGTTCATCGACCAGAAGAACACGTGGAGTATCGATGGGTTAGTGCACAGGAATGTGACGCAATGCCTGATTTAATTCGTGGATTTCACGAGCTTTTAAGACGAGTTGGATTCATTAAAAAAACCGCATCAGATCAGTCTGTTGATGCGGGATAGAGAAGACAGGTGTATTGACCGGCACTTACATATAGACAGATCTCTTCTGTGGCTATGGCGACATCCGAGAGGAATTCGAGAAGTTTGGGGATGTGTTCTTTGCCAACGAACGAGACTTCGTAACGGCAACATTCGTCGTAATGAATTACTTCACCATCCATCCAGACACCAAAATACGGAAGAGGTGTCATGGAAAAAGCTCCGAATTGCCCCATGAGGAAAATTTTGACAGATTCCTCAACCGTTGTTTCGTTCATCTGATGTCGAAGTTTCTTGGATGGGATGAGAAAAACCGCAGGTCTTCCCAGATTCCTCAACGTATACTTTGTGGACGCGAATTCGTCCCACTTGTTACTCATTGACCACCTCCGGTGATATGGGTGGAGATAATCTAGGTTATTATATTTTTTTGTCAAGATAAAACGGATTAATTGAATAAGGACAGGGTCAGATATTTAATTTTGGTATTTTGAAACTTGATACCTACACCATGATTGCAAATTATCGGAAATTTGCGGAACTCTTAAGCACTTCGCTGAGCACTGTCAAAATATCTTGATGCACTTCTTGAGGATCGATTAATGCAACAACAGCATTTCTTTCTTTCTGAGTTAACCGTTGCTTGGCGATCTTTTGAATAGCCTCCGCTACAACCTCAGGATTGTCGAAGGAATCGATCACCATTCGCTTCAGTCCGGTTTTTTGTAGCACTTCCGCAAAGCCAACATTTTTCGATACGAAAACGGAAGCACCATTCACAAGAGCCTCTGCGGCAACGTTGCAAAACGTTTCAAAATGGGATGGCACAATGAGTAAATCAATCGAACGATAAAAAACTCGAAGATCGTCCTGATTCATTGACTCTTTAAATTCTACCGTCTCTGGAATATGGAAACGATCATCTTTGTAGGATGTGACCATGACTGCTCGGTGCGGCCAACGTTTTTGTAACAACGCTTCGTGAACGGCAATAAACGCTTCGAAATTTTTAATCGGTGTCCATCGTCCAACTGCGGCAATTGTATAGCGTCCCGGCTTTTTACGACTGCATGTTTGAATTGATTTTACTGGATTGGGAATAACGACGCCTTTTTTGACTGGTTGGCCGAGAATTTCATTCTCGACTACTTGTTGACAGAGACTCGATGGAAAAATAATGGCGTCAGCGGTTCTTGCAAGCCAACGTTCGTATGTAAGAAGGCGTTTACGAACAAAATAATTTTTGTGTGCCACCTCTCTTTGTAAAACACCCGCATAACGTAAAACAATCGGAATTCCCAGTTCCTTTGCTGCCTGAGCGAGAATCCACGGAGCGAAGTACGTGCCATTCACCAAAACGAGATCAGGTGCTTCTTTGCGAAGAACATTCTTTGTCGTTTCAACAAGAATGTTCCATCGTTTTCTGAGTCGAGACACCTTTTCCCACGGATATTTTGGAAAGATGTCGATCCCATTAATAATGTGATGACTGAAAAACGAAGGAAGATAGCGACGAAAAATAATTGCGCCTTGAATATGTCGAGAGGTGACATATTCGACACCGACAATGGTGTCGTCTTTATCTTCAAGCCAATCGAAAAGGGCGAGATTGGAAATAGTGATCCCACCAAATGTATCGCGATGAACGTTCGTTGCGATTTTCATACTGATAACTATAGCAAATATAACAATGTATGCAATGCTTTCTTGTGAACCATCATGTGATGCCATCATCCTGGACAGAACGAACAGAGAGGTATACGCTAAATATAAGTAAATAATTAAGCAATCATTTAACTATTAAATCCATATGCTTACGGATGCGGAAATTCGTTCGAACCGAAGAATTCTCAATGAGACCGACAGAGATCTTGCGACAACATTTAAAGCACTTGGAGACACCACACGTTTGCGCATCTTTCGTCTTTTGACGAATGAGCCGCAGATGTCGGTGGGTACGATTGCCAAGATTCTCCACACCTCCTCTCCGTTGACGTCCCAACACATCAAGGTACTCGTCAACGTACATCTGATTGAAAAACAACGAACAGGAAAAAAAATTTTTTCCAAACTGGATCGTCGTAATCCCGTTGTCCGAGAACTTATCCGAACGATCCGACGATCCATGAAGACGAAATCATGAGCGTCAATGTTTATTCTTTACTTATAACTTTTCCACTATGCTTTATACCATCGCAATCATTCTCATTATCTTGTGGATCCTTGGTCTCATTACATCCTACACACTTGGCGGTTTCGTCCATATTCTTCTGGTTATCGCCATCATTGTCATTCTTGTTAGGGTTATTCGAGGTGAAAAAATTCTCTAAAACATCATCGCACCAATCTCGCAGAAATATTCTCAGCATACGGAAGTTATTCTTTGCATTCTGCTCTATGAATATCATCTTGTTACGCAGAGGTATTTTACCTGTAGCGTTCATTATCGTCATCACGGGATTGTTCTTCTCTATGAGACACATTGCGATACCCTTTCATGCACTCTACCGCGATGCGTCACTCACGATTGATGTACGTGTTGAAGATCTTCTCAGCCGTATGACGACTAATGAAAAAATCGGTCAGCTTGCGTTGGTGGAAAAAAATAGCATCACCGATACTTCGGACATTTCAAGTTATGGAATTGGTGCACTCTTAAGCGGAGGTGGGGGTAATCCGATTCAAAATACCCCGAAGACATGGCTCGCCATGGTCAATGATTTTCAACATGCCGCACAAAACAGTCGACTGAGTATCCCTCTTTTATACGGAGTAGATGCGATACACGGCCATTCCAACGTGCTAGGTGCGACGATCTTCCCTCATGCGCTTGGGTTGGGAGCGACCAAAGACACGGATCTCGTCCGTCGCATTGGTGAGATCACCGCACAGGAAATTTCCGCTACCGGAGTAAACTGGAATTTTTCACCGACCGTTGATGTTGTTGATGACACCCGTTGGGGTCGGACCTACGAAACATTTAGTTCAAACCCAATCATTGTCAGTGAACTCAGTGTCGCATATCTAACAGGCCTACAATCGGAATTTGTTATGGGCACCGCCAAGCATTACCTTGGGACGGGTGCAATGGCCTGGGGATCTTCCACAAATCCAGATTTCAAAATTGATCAGGGTGCAACATTGCTTGACGAAACGACCATGCGAGCAACGCATCTCCCTCCATTTGCCGCAGCAATTGACGCCGGCGTGAACAGCATCATGGTCGGTCACATTTCATGGAACGGCGTTGAACTCTCAGCCAATCATTACCTTCTGACAGACGTACTGAAGAACGAGCTCGGTTTTGATGGTTTCGTTGTTTCTGATTGGAATGGCGTGGACGAAATATCAAGTGACAAATATCTGGCCATGGTTACCGCCATCAATGCCGGAGTAGACATGATCATGCTTCCCTTCGATTATAAGACGTTCACAACGCACATGAAACGCGCGCTTGATTCAGGTGCGATATCGCGTGAACGGTTGGACGATGCAACGCGACGAATTCTCCGCGCCAAATTCTCAACCGGACTCTTTGACACTGAACCCGTCGAGGATGAGGAACTGCTCACCATTGGCTCCCCAAAACATCGCACAGTCGCACGCGAGGCTGTTCGAAAATCAATGGTTCTTTTGAAAGACGTAAACACACTTCCGCTCAACAAAAATTTCTCGCATATTGTGGTGGCCGGTTCATCAGCAAATAATCTTGGCCGTCAATCCGGAGGTTGGACCATTGAATGGCAAGGTGTCGACGGCAACTGGATTCCCGGCACCACGATTCTTGATGGGATAAAAAATGCGGTCAGCGAAAATACAAAAATCGAATACAGCGACACGGGTTTTTTTTCTGCGCGCAACGAACGTGCCGACATCGGAATCGTCATTGTAGGTGAAGCTCCATATGCTGAAGGTGCCGGCGACAATGAACACCCAGAGCTCTCCACAGAGGATTTACAAATAATTAAAAACGTAAAGGCAATCAGTAAAAAGACTGTCATCATCATTGTCTCCGGACGGCCGCTCGATATTCGCCCGTACGTCGATTCGTGGGATGCGGTCATCGCTGCCTGGCTACCGGGTAGCGAAGGTAATGGCATCGCAGACGTCCTCTTTGGCGACTATCTCTTCACCGGTACGCTCCCTGTCAACTGGCCGTTGTAAATGTGAAATATCGCTTGCAGATTCTCTTATAAAAAAATCGCATCCTTGGTGAATGCGATTGAATTGATCTTTAAAATAAGATTGGGGACAGATAGCAATCCGTTGTTGTATCGCCCGCCTGAAGCGGAGCGAACAGAGGACCACCCGTCGATCCTGTAATCCAGATCTGTCCATCCTCATCGGTTCCACCGATCCCGTTGCCATAATCGTTGTCCGATGGGGTCCCGAAAATGAATTTTTGGAGAAGTGCCCCACTGCTACTCAATCGTTCTACGACGATCTGAGCCAATACAAGAGGGTCGTATTCATTTCCGATGACGTAGTTTTCACTTCCGATAGTCGTTACTCCATGGAAATAATCATCCATGGCACCGTTAGATTGTATGTACCAACCGTCGTTACCCAACTTCGTGACAAACCCCTTTGTATAGGAGGAGTTCTCTTCGTAGGTGTTTCCTACGACAATGAAACTTCCGTCGCCAGTGATAGCAATATCATGCGGAAAGTCATCCATGGCAGTCCCAAACACCGAAACGTTTCCAACGACTTCCAAATTCGTCGTCAGCTCTACCAACCACCCATCGATATGGCCGTAGACCGTTTCATCGGTAGTTCCAACCACCGTGACCCCTCCACCTCCAGCTGTCCGTTTTGCCAGCCCTGTGGCACTGGTTTTCGTACCGGTTTCAAAAATCCATTTTCCAGCCGGTGTTCCATTGAGCTCATATCGAGCAACAAACGCCCGAATACCACTCTCTGTCGGTTCCGAACCTGCCAGAAAAACGAACCCATCACTTTCCATCACCGCATTTCCTGCGGAACCACTAATTCCGAATTGGCTCCACGTCAGAGAACCGATGAAGGCCGAATCGTTAACCGTTCCTCCAACGAAGACATTTCCTCCACTAAGGACAATGTCATATAACGAATCTTGAGACGGAAATCCGAATTGCCATTCAAGCTCCGAATTTCCATTTCTGTCAAAACATGCGACCACAGCATCGCTCCCTCCTGCTGAGGGTTGATATAAGTCACCATTCGTAGACCCGGCGACACAAATCAAGTCGCCTTCCAATGCGAGAGCTTTGGCAGCATCTGTGCTGGCTGATCCCCATTGCCATCCTTCATCATCGGTAAATCCGTCACAGTCGTTGTCGACGCCATCGGGAACATCACTTGCTTGAGGACCCTTTGCTGGGTCTTCATCGTCGCAGTCACCACTGCACGACGTTGTTCCATCTCCATCCTTATCGAGACCGTCGTCCACGGTTCCGTCACAATCATTATCAACATGATCGCAGAGCTCCAGAGCGCCGGGATAGGTATTTGGATCGGAGTCGTTGCAGTCATCGTCGGCATAGCCGTCCCCATCATGGTCTTGCTGCTGGCAGTCGGAAACACCACCAAACACGACCGATACAGCAGCCAACATCACAAAAAAATAACAGAATCTGATTTTCACTTCTTTTCCCTTTCTACAAGTTTTCAAACAGCACTTTAAGACCGACAAGAGATTATAAAAATTTTAAAAAAATGTCAAAATTAAAGAAGATAACTTTTATTTGAACGAAATTTTTTCATTCAAACAATTTCTTGTGTGACATATAGATCAAAAACATCCCGCCGAACCGACAAACAACCCAGACGGGGTGTTTTGTGGTTCAAGACGGGATGCAGAATATTGATCAATTTTTCAACATCTTCCAAAGATATGTATACTCCAACGCATTCCTACGAGCCTTTTCAAGTGGATTCTTACCAGCTCCGTGTCCACCATCCACGTTCTCATAGTAGAAGAACGGATATCCAAAGGATTCCATCTTCGCTGCCATTTTTCGAGCGTGGGCTGGGTGTACCCGATCATCCTTGGAAGAAGTGATAAAAAATACTTTCGGATAGTGTCTTTCAGAAAACAGATTTTGATATGGAGAATAAGAAGCGAGAACTTCATAATCCTCTTGAATTCGAGGATCACCATATTCTCCGATCCACGATGCCCCGGGTGGTAACTCATGATATCGAAGCATATCCAGAAGCGGAACCTGACAGACAACAGCATGGTACAAATCAGGTCGTTGGGTAAACGCAACTCCCATGAGCAATCCACCGTTACTTCCTCCCTCGATTCCAAGTTGTCGAGAAGTTGTCACTTTGTCATAAATCAAGGCTTCGGCTATGGCATGAAAATCGTCATAGGCTTTCTGACGATCATGTTTCAGTGCCGCTTTGTGCCAAAGAGGACCAAATTCGCCTCCTCCTCGTATATTTGCCAAAGCATAAATTCCACCTCTCTCAAGCCAGAGTTTACCGATAATGCCTGAATAGCTGGCTTCCATGGCGATTCGAAACCCGCCGTAGCCATAGAGAAGTGTTGAAGCAGACCCGCTCTCAAGAACTGATTTCTTTGCAACCACGAAATATGGAACTCTTGTCCCATCTTTACTTGTTGCCCAACGCTGCTCCACAACGACATCGCTCGAATCGTAGAAAGCTGGAAGCTGTTTCCAAGCTGTCAGTTTGTTTTTCTTTGAAACATGGTAAAGCGTGTCTGGCGTTGTCGGGTTTTCAAACAAAAGAAAAAACTCGTCACTCTTATCGTCTGTATAGGCAATCGAAATGGATCCAATTCCAGGCAAATGGATTTCCTCACCGATCCAGTCTTCGAGTCGATTTTGTCTAAATCGCTTTACCTTGCCTACAACATTATCAAGCAAAGGAACAAGCACTGTGTTCTTCGTTGTCTGAACCTTTCGAACAGACTCACTATCACTTGGGTGGTAGATCAGTCGAACCATCTCGGTCTCGAGATCGAAAGAAACCAAGTCACCCATGGGCCAAGTTCGACCTTGATATTCCCAATCTTGCTGAAGCGTCAGGATGATTTGGTTATTCAAGATTCCATTTGATTGATATTGAGATGGAAGAGGTAGTGGCTTGAGACTTCCATTTTCAAGAAACAAAAATTGCTCTGAATCATAGAACGTGACGTTCTTTCCAAGAATCACTATTCTTTTTCCGTGAGAATCGATATCAACCCAGCTCCAGACGGAGACATCTGAGAGTTTTCCTTCCAAAATTGTCTTTGCTTCTGACAAGGGCGTTCCCCGTTTCCACATCTTGATGATTCGGGGATATTTAGATTCCGTCAGAGATCCTTCCCCGAAGTCGGTTGTGACGAAAACCGTATCTTCATCAAACCAACTTACATGTGACTTGGCCTCTGGAAGATAGAACCCACCATTCTTCTGGTTGATGAACGAACGAGAGGATATTCTGAACTCCCGAACGATCTTTGCATCCTTCCCGCCGTCAGACAAAGAGAGCAGACAGAAATCCTCTTTAGGCGGAAGGCAATTGAGATCGCCCCACACCCAGTTTTTCTCTTCTTCTTTTGCCAGCTGATCAAGGTCGATGATAGTCTCCCAGTTCGGGAAATCTGAATGATAACTGTTTCTTGTTGTTCGTCGGAAAATTCCCCTTGGATTCTCCTCATCTTTCCAGAGATTATAAACCCATTTTCCATCAACTCCATAGATCTCGGGAATTCGGTCTTTGGAGGTGTAAATCTCTATAGCCTCCTTCTCAAGCTGTGAATAACGAGGGTCAGATTTGAGTTCTCCGAGACTTCTCTCATTTTGTTCTCGAACCCAATTGAGAGCCTGCTCATCATCAACCTTCTCAAGCCAGAGGAAAGGATCTCCCTCTTGGGCAAAGATGATAAAAACAGGGACGATCAACAAAAACAAAAAGTATAACCATTTTCTCATCACAAACTCCTTGTTAAAGGACAAAAAATCAGGCAAGATTCCCCCTATTAGGAACCTTTCATCACCTAAGATCTGGCAAAATAATTACCATTAAAAACTTGTGGTGTCAAAACAAGTCTGTATTACTTTCAAGAAATCTTCATATGACAAAATCGTTAAACAATGTACGAGTGTTTTTCAAACTCCAACCACAAACATGAAAGAGTGTTCGGAAATATGTGCATTTCCACGATCAAAATCATATTTTTCAACCATCTTTAATCCACGCTCTTCAAAAATTTTTTCCCATTCAAAAGCTGAATGCAAATTAGCAGGACATGGAATGTCATCACGTTTCATCACTCGAGAAATCATCCAATCGATCAGTTGGGCTGAAAGCATATTCGTCGGATTTCGATCGATAAACACCGGTTCCACGATAATGATATTTTTTCCAGCCACTCTTTGCGCTTCACGCAAAACTTCAAGAGGATGATCGCTGTGATGAAGAGAGCCAATCAGAAGAACCGTATCTTTACTTTTGTCTGGCAATGGTAATTTTTCTCCATCAAAAAGAATCAGTGGAAGTTCTGTTCTGTTAATATCCACGACATCAACAAGCGTAACCCATCGACCATGTTCGTTACGAATCACCTGCCCCACCAATCCGTCTCCACTCCCAACATCTAAGATATCATCCTCTAAAAAAGGCCCAACCAATTCCGAAAGAAATCTGGCTCGACCATACCGATCATCAAAATTTTCCCTTATCAATTTATCGACTCCTTCTTCATCAATAGCCTGTTGGCATCTTTTTTCAAAATCATTAGCGTCTTTAGATATCCTGCCAGCTTCGATCATCCTGGATACCAATTTCACTGCCACATCAGGGGCCAAGAGGTTTCTCTCCGTAAACATCATCCCAATTTTTTGTTCAGCAGCAGCTATGGTTTCTGGAGTTTTAAAAACATCCAAAGGAGAAAAATAGCGAGATTTTTCTGGTACGTGAAAAGTTTCGTTCGGATGCACGTATGATTTTGATTCAATGTCAGACATATAAAAATAGCTATTAGCTAGAGATAATGGTATCAAAAAATTTAAAAAAGGCCCTGTGCATAGCACAAGGCCTTAAAAGTTCTCTTACCCAGCAGACGACGACGCCAGAATCGCCACATAGTCGGTGCTGTACCAATCCACATGTCCGTCATCGAACTTGAGGTACAGGTAACCGTAATCGATTTCCTTGACCACGGCCTGGCCACGTCGAGCCTCGTGACCGTATCGTTCGTCACCTTCCCAAATTCTGACCTTCATATCAACACGGATGTCGTGTCGAGTCAGAAAGATGAGCTTGGGCGGCGGATTCGATTCGCTTGTGACTTCGACCAAGTCAGGGGAATTCCTCTGATAGCCGATTCGAAATTCCTCGCGGATTTTCGCATCGCCATCAAGGAGAACTTTCCCCCATCCGTCGCGGCAACCGCAACCCTCAGAAACACCGATGACTGTGCCGAGTTGATTCAGATACCTACTCCTCGGGTCAATCACCTTGACCCGGAGACCGCGACGGACATCCGACGCATAAACCGGACGAGTCCGGATTTCCTCGTTCATTTTTTCTCCTTTCAACGACGGTTTGCGATGGCATCGACCAACCGATCGACGTCATCAAGAGTGTTATAGACATGGAAACTGGCGCGGGTTGCGCCTTCCAGTCCATAAAAATGATCGACCAGGGGCTGGGCGCAGAAGACCCCACTCCTCACGCAGATCCCCCTCTCTCCGAGCCGAACGGCCAGGTCCATATCGCGAACTCGATGTCGATTGGACGCACCTTTATGATCAAAGGTGAAGCTCACCAACGACATTGCGGAGTCCGAACCCGGACCAGGACCAAGCAACTTGATCGAGGGAATTCTGACCAATCGATCCCAGGCGTAGTCGCCCAGCATGCGAACATGCTCTTCGACACCCCTGAGTCCTCCTGGAAAACTCTCCAGCCAGTTGGCAGCCGCGGCCAGAGCAACTGCTCCAGCCACATTCTGCGTTCCGGCCTCGAGCCGTGTGGGCATCGGTTTGAACCAGGCCCGCTCCGGAGTCACGCGGTTGATCATGTCACCGCCTCCGAACATCACTCCCATCTCGTCGAAACGATCAGGCGAGACGTAGAGGATGCCGGTTCCCATGGGACCCAGCATCTTGTGCCCGGAAAGGGCAAAGAAGTCGACTCCGAGCTTGGTGACGTCAATCGGCATATGACCAGCCGACTGAGCGCCGTCAAGAAGGACCTTCGCGCCAAAGCGCTTGGCCATCTCAACGATCCGGTCGATCGGGTTCAGAGTGGCGGTCACGTTGGACACATGCCCGACACAAACCAGTTTGACCCCACCGCGTTCCAAGATCTCCTCCAGATGACTGAGATCGAGCGTGCTGTTGGGGTTGAGTCGAACCAACTCAAGCCTTATTCCCTTTTCCTCGGCCAGGATCTGCCAAGGAACAAGGTTTGCATGATGCTCTGCCATGGTGGAAACTACGACATCGCCCGGACTCATATTCGCTCGCGCCCAAGCAAAAGCCACGAGGTTAATCCCCATGGTTGTGCCCGAGGTGAACACCACACCGTCAACATCGGCTACGCCGATGAATCGAGCAAGAGACTCGCGAGCGCCAGCAAACGCCTCGGTGGCATTTCTTGCCAACGGATAAAGCGAACGCCCAGTTGGAGCATTACACTCTACGTAGTGGGCCACCTCGGCATCGAGGACAGCCTGTGGTTTCTGACTGGTCGCCCCGGAATCGAAGTAAATCAAACCGGGATTAGTGGCGAGCAGTGGGAACTGTGAACGAAATTCCATTCCAACCTCCAATCAATTCAATATAGTGTTTTCCAAAGAACAAGATATGATTATACGCTATTTTAAAATTTTTGTCAATATCTTTAGACAAAGTTTTTATCAATTTTAACAAAATTTTAAACATTTTGTAAATAAATATTGACAAAATACTCATTTTCTGTTAAATTCAACAGTTCTCTTTTTCGAGATTTCCTCGAAATTTGAGTGCAAAAAAGTCCATTTTCAGGAGTAAACATGAAACTCGTTCAATTTATCGAGTTGACCCACTTGTTTTTTGGTAAATCTCTCGATATGTCAGCCATCGAATTGGCTGCTACGGCGTCTCAAGATGATTATAATGATGACGTACGAGCAGTACTCATCGAATGTGGATGGGTTGTGAAAACCAATGAACAACCCAACCTCCTTGTATTATCGAACGAAACCGGAATGGTGCATGCGTTTGTAAACGCATCGCACATCATTTCGTTCAAAAGAAATGAGTGGTTTGGAGGATTCATGCTCACGACTCCTTACCCAAAGGATCCCGAACGTGAGTATGAAGAAATCAAAAAGCGTCTCAGTATTTTCAATGACGACAAGGAGATTGCGAGATACAAAAGAATAATGCCAGGTCTTCTGGCGGCAGATATATCCGTAAACGTCATGAAGGTCACGACCTGGATTCCGTCAGGTATAGATCGTCACTCCCAAGATTTTGCTCTTTGGACAAAGATTTTTGAATCCTTGTTTGATGAGCTGGACTTCTCAGAGTCATACGGACCAGGAGAGCAAATGTTCAACTGTATGTATGATAAGTTCTGGCAATGGACAAAAAAAACGGAAAGTGAAATTCGTGCGATGCTCGAACAAATCGGGACAACTTCAGTCAATGAGGAAGAAGTTGTCCGTCGAGTTCGAGAAGAGCTCGAATACCCGTTTGACAACATTCGGGTCATCGATGGTTTCAGTTTTCTTGATCAAAAAAAACCGTTCTTTGTGGAAATCACAAGTCCACTCGGGCGTTTCGCCCGTATAAATGTGAACGGTTGGTAAAACTCCAAACAACGCAAAGCCTTTGACATACAGTCAAAGGCTTTTTTATAAAAAATAATATTTTCCTATTTCACAATCTTAAACGTATCTTTTTGTGTAATCGAATAATGTTTTGCCGCGCTTGTTCCCTGGACAACAAGTTCAAGAAATCGCTTCTCTTTATAACCCGAGCTCCCAATAATCAATCCTGTTTGATAATTCGGCACACTGCGCAATTGTTTGTAACATGTTGCTTTAATCGCTAAATCCGTAAATACAATCTCTCGTTCCTCTCCTTCGACAAACCCAAGATCTTCCGGAAGAAGCGTTGTTTTACAATTACCAAACGAATCAATGCACCAAACATCAAGGGCAACATCCGGAATATCCGCAAAGGCAAGTTTTTCTGAAGGGATATCTTTTTTCTCCCAAACAATACGAGCAAGACGGGGAAGATAATCAAAACTGCGAAATTGAGAAGTCGCCGCGTGCTCAACAAGAGAAGTTTCGTATCCACCAAATGTTAAAACTGTTCGAATATCTGTAACATTCACCTGGTCTGCTAATTTCATTTTTTTCAAAAGAGATAAGACTTCCCCATCAATCGTACACACAATCAAAATTTTGTTTATCCAAAGATATCCAAACGGAGTTCCATTTACCCATTTTTGTGCTCTTCCATGACGGGGAGCAACGTTTACGGCAATAATTCCCTCTTCATCACCTGCTGCATCTAGAATATCAATCAAATTTCCAGCTGCTTCAATATCAGACGTCACACCAACAAAATTGGAAGGAACTCCTGGAAAAAGAACGCTATATCGTGTTTGTTGTCGAACACGAGCGTTTCCATCTTGGCAATCGGTAATCAAAGAAATAAACATAAAAATATATAAACTGGTAAAATAATATCGTGAATCAAATGATACATGAATAAAATGTTATGAACATCCTTTCAAGTTTTTTGAAAAAAATTTATACGGCAACCGATCAATTTGAAGATAAGGTACGCAGTAAACTCAGCCATTATCCAATTATTTACGCTTTTGTCGGCGGGGCGGGAATCATTATTTTTTGGCGAGGAGTTTGGCATACCATGGATGAAATCATTGGATGGTTTTCTTCTGAAGAAATAATCGATTTTCCTTGGTGGGATGGACCTCTATCTATTCTTATCGGCACGGTGTTGTTATTAACGGTTGGTTTATTTGTTTCCAGTTTTATTGGAAATGAAATCATTATTTCCGGGCTTAAAAAAGAAAAAAAATTGATTGAAAAAATGGAAGAAGAAATAGAACGTGAACGAAAAGAAAATGAAAAATAAAAAACCCGGAACGAAATTATTTATGGTCTAATTTCTGTTCCGGGAAATAGTTCACCGAATCCGCTGTGTTGTGTGGTCGATAAACGATGTTGTTGCCTTTCCGATTCCAGCCTCGGACGCATCAACCGTTTCGGCCAAATCCTCATTGAACCCAAGATCACGGGCGAGCTTTCGTCCATCAATCCCGATCCCAATCGGAATGAGTGTCCAGCCATTCTGTCTTCCACGAGTGGCATATTCCTGAACCGCCTGCGGATAATTCACACGTGGAGAACGGTTATCCTCACCGTCACTCATCACACAGACGACAACGTGTGTTCGCAACTTTTGCCAAATTGAAAGTTGTTGCCACGTTTCATCCAATCCCTGCAGAGCCCTTTTTACTGTTCTCCACAAAAGGGTATTGCCATCCGCTTTATACTTTTTATACCGAGGAATATCTCCAATCGGCATCAAGGGAATTGCTAGGCTATACGTATCGCTGAACGTGACGAGACTCGCGAAATGGTTCGCGCTGTCCTCACGCAATGCATCCAGATATCGATTCACCTCTTTTTCTGGCACATCGCCGTGCCGTTGCATAGATGTAGATGCATCAAGAATCAACAGTGAGATTGTTCTACGTTGTTCATGTGAAGAATTCTTGGAAAAAACCTGAACATCAAACATCATCTGCCTCCTTAGAAACCTAGATGTGAAACAATTGTCTTAAAAAGACCTCATTTCATATCACAACATCAATGAATCGTCAACAAATCTTTCTATTTTTGACGCTTTCCATTCAGATTCGTATAGTACCTCTATCATTATTGATTCATTCTATGGCATGTATTTTTTGCGATATTGTTTCTGGACAACTCCCATCTCACAAAGTCTGGGAAGATGAAAATTATCTCGCTTTCTTATCTATTTTTCCTAATACCCTTGGCACAACGGTTGTCATTCCAAAACAACATTATCCAAGTTATGCCTTTGATTTACCAGAACATATTTTGATTGATCTTCTTCTCACGGCAAAAAAAGTTGCAAAAAAAATAGATCACGCTTTTACAGATGTTGGACGAACAGGGCTTGTGTTCGAAGGATTTGGAGTCGATCATATTCATGCCAAATTATTTCCTATGCACGGAACCAAATTAGACGCATGGAAAGCAATCAACTCAACGCTACGAACTTTTTACGATGTTTATCCAGGCTATATTGCTTCTCATGATGGAGAACGTATGGACGATGAACGTCTTGCAGAAACAGCACGTCTTATTCGTGAGTCACATCCATGATAAAGCCTCCTTGTCTCCATCCTGGCGATACAATTGGTCTTGTGAGTCCGTCATCTTCTCTTGCTGGACGCATTCCACATCGTCTCCATAAAGGTATACAAACACTCGAACAATTAGGGTTTCGAGTGAAACTTGGAGCACATACGACTTCAGTCACACGTTACACAGCAGGGTCTCCTGAACAACGTGCGGAAGATATCAATCAGTTTTTTGCTGATCCAAATATTCATGCCGTTCTTTCCTGTATTGGAGGATTTCATACAAATCAAATCCTTCCTTTTTTGGATTTTTCTCTGATCCAAAAAAATCCAAAAGCCGTTATTGGATATTCTGACATCACCGTTCTTCTCAATGCTCTTTATACAAAATGTAACCTTGTATCTTTTTATGGACCTGCGGTTCTCACCCAATTTGGAGATCCGTTTGGTTTGATGTCATATACAGAAACATGGTTTCAAAAAGCGCTTCTCTCCCACACACCTCTCGGCGAAATAACTCCTTCTCCTCAATGGACAGATGAAGTATTAGATTGGTTTGAACAAAAAGATTGTGTACGTCCTCGAATTATGCAACAAAATCCTGGATGGAAATGGCTAAAAAAAGGAAATGGAGAAGGAAGATTGCTTGGGGGATGTGTTTCTTCTCTCCTTCATTTACGCGGAACAGAATATATGCCTGATTTTGCATCGTCTATTTTATTTTGGGAAATTTCAAACAATGGAAAAGATCTTCGTGTAGGAGAATCTGTTCAAGCTGTTGACTCTCATTTAACTGACCTTGCTCTTTCGAATGTTTTTGAAAATATTCATGGCATGATTATTGGAAGACCATTTGGATATTCATCTCAAGATGTAGAAATGCTCGAACAGATCATTCTCGCGCATACAAAAAAGTATTCATTTCCTATTTTATTTGGTGTAGATATTGGGCACACTGATCCTATCATCACTCTTCCCCTTGGAATTCGTGCACGATTAGATTCAGAAAAAAATCTTTTTTTAATTTTGGAAGAAGCAACAACGTATTAAAAAACAGGCTGCACGAAAAACGTGTTGCCTGTTTGTTGTTTAAGGTGTCAATCGATTGGGTCCACGGTACAAATACGTCACCTCACGAACATTCATGACTCCAGTCAGAAGCATAAGCATCCGTGTCAGACCGAATCCAAATCCACCATGTGGCGGCATGCCAAAACGGAAGAAATCGAGATAAAACTGGATAGGGGAAGGATCCAATCCTTTCTCAATCGCCTGCGCTCGAAGAATGTCGTATCGATGTTCCCGTTGAGCTCCACTTGTCACTTCAAGTCCGTTCCAGAGAAGATCGAAACTTTTCGTGAGATTCGGATGCTCTGCATGACGCATGTGATAAAACGGACGAACACCAATTGGCCAGTCTGTCACAAAAACAAACTCGTGACCATGATGTTCTTTTACCCATTTGCATATCAGTCGTTCACCCTCGGGATCCAGATCACCACCTGTTTCCGGAGGAATAATATGCCCCATCTCTGCCAAAATCTCATGTACATGTGCCATGGGAATTCTTGGAAAAGGGAGAGAAGGAATCACAACTTCACGGTTATACAGCTTCTTGAGTCTCTGACCACATTCCTCAGCAACTCTGCCAAGAAAATAGGTCACCCATTTTTCTTCCACTTGCATGACATCGTCGTGACTGTCGATCCAAGCCACTTCCACGTCCACAGACGTAAATTCTGTGTCATGGCGTGATGTAAACGATGGATTGGCACGAAACACAGGACCGATCTCAAACACACGATCGAATCCAGCGGCCATAGCCATTTGTTTGTAAAACTGCGGTGACTGTGCCAAATAGGCCGTAGTGCCAAAGTAAGGCAATGAGAAGAGTTCCGCTCCCGACTCACTCCCATGTCCCATGAGTTTTGGTGAATGAATCTCGAGAAACCCCTGATCCATCCACCATTGTCGCATGGCATGTTCAGCTGTCGTCTGTATTTCAAAAATCAGACGCTGTTGTGGAGTTCGCAAATCAAGAAATCGCCAATCAAGACGATCTTGAAGTTGTGGATGAATGCCGAGCGGAATGGGTTTTTCAGCCAATCCAACCACGGTGATAGATTCAGGGATGATTTCTTTTTCCCCAAGTTTCACATGAGGATTTTTAACAAGTCTGCCCGTTATATCAACAGCAGATTCGAGCGTAAGTCCTTCTAAATGTTCAGTCCACTCAGCTGTTCCATCTGATTTGATGTATGTAACTTGTACAGATCCTGTCTGATCTCGAATAACGAGAAAGACAATCTGTTTCTTGTTACGTATGTGTTCAACCCATCCACAAACACGCACGTTTTGTCCTTCGTGTTCTGGAGAAAGTAATCCGATAAGAGTCCGCTGCAACATCATACCCTCCTCTTGTCCAAACATTATGGATACACAGAACGTCGAAATGTACGCGGGAACGGAATCGCATCCCGCACATGTTCGATATTCAGAAGCCAACGCATTAAACGTTCAACCCCCATTCCGAATGCGATGTGCGGTACAGGACCAAATCCGCGCAGTTCGCGAATCCATTCGTACCGCTTATCATCAAGCTTCCCTTTTTCTTTCATCCGTTCCTGAAGCATGGGAAGCCCAACAATCTTTTCTGCCACTCCCAACAACTCTCCGTACCCACGCGGAGCAATCAAATCTGCCGTACGGGTCACTTCTGGATCATCCGGATCAATCACGTATGGAAATGGCTCTACCACACGCGGAATTCCGACAATCCAAAATGGTCCATCATAATCTCGAGAAAGAATTTCTTCCTCTACAGAACTGAGTCCTTTTCCAAAGGAAATATCACAACCTTTTTTCTGCAGATACATAATCGCGTCACGATATTTCATTCGTGGAAAAGGTTGAACACAACCTTCGAGAGAGTAAGCAGTACCCAGCACTTTTGTGGTCTCTTCCCCACAGGCACGACAAGCATTCGTGAGACTCGCAATCACATCTTCAACAAGAGTGATGATATCCTCGAGTGTCCCAAATGCAGCCTCGGCTTTTATGTGCCAATACTCCATCAAATGACGCTTGCTTCGACTTTCCTCTCCACGAAAACTCGGGCCAATATTATAGACTCTCTCAAATGCATGAACAGCACTTTCAAGATAGTATCCAACACACTGGGTCAAAAACACCTTTTCTCCATTGATGTGAAGAGAAAGAGCACTTCCATCCTCATAAAGAGGTACGGGCGTCAAAATGGGAGCTGTGACTTCCATAAACTGATGACCTCGAAACCAACGTCGAGCTTCCCAAAGAAGCGTGTCACGAAATCGCATAATGGCTGCGATTTTTGGATTTCGAAGATACAAATGTCTGTGTGACAGCAAATGGTCAGTCATGTCCGGATCAAACACATCAAACTCTTCACGAATTTGAGGAGAGATGCGGACAGTCGCTTCTGAAATCACACGCAAAGATTGAACATGAAGTTCTTGCATTTTGGTTTGTGGATTCTCTTGAAGCCACCCTGTTATTTCAAGGGCACTTTCAAACAGGAGATGTTTCGCTGTCAAAAAATCGTTTTTTGAAATCGTCTTTTTTTCCAACACTAATTGTATTTTTCCTGTACTGTCTGACAGATCAAGAAAAATGACCTGTCCGTGTCGTCTCCGACCCGTAAGCCAACCCAAAATCGTCACAAGAGTCCCAACCTGAAAAGAACACACATCTCTGATGTAGACACTCTTCATGTTTTTTACCTCGAATAAAAAGAACGAACCGATACTCCGACGTGAAGTATTCGGATAGCTGACTTTCTCTAAATTTTAAAATCCTGTCAAGCTTCAGAAATAGCTTTAGATATCACTCCTAAAATTTCATTTCGATTTTTTCCGGAATGCATGGAATGTTCTATCTGTCGAACACCCGGATACATTCTGTCGAGTACTTCATGTGCTTTTTTCAATTCTGTTTTTTTTGCTTTATCAGTCTTGTTGAGAATAATCACAAAAGGAATTTCAGAAACCTGTAACCAATCAAGCATTTCCTGATCAAGAGGACTCAATGGAATACGTGCATCAATAATCACAAGAGCAACCGCAAGCTTTGGAGTTTCTTTCAAATAATCACAAATCATGTCGACAAAGTCTGCGCGTTTTTCTTTTGATGCTTTGGCATACCCGTACCCGGGAAGATCCACAAGAAAAAAACGTTTATCCATTTCGTAAAAATTGATGGTTTGTGTGCGGCCAGGATCCGAACTGACTCGCGCAAGATTTTTTTGATTCGTTAAATTATTAATGAGAGAGGATTTCCCTACATTTGAACGACCAACCATCGCAACATGTGCTTTGTTGCTTTGAGGCATTTCGGAAAGTCGCACCACACTTTTTACAAAAATAGCTGGCATCATAAAGAGAAATCCCTGTTTTATATACGTAAATCAGGAGTGTAGCGCACTTTGCAAAAAAACGATAGAAATTTTTTTATACACCAAATATCTGCTCAATGGACTTGAGAGCATTTCGCAAGCGTTCTTCTGGATTTCCTGTGACAATAATATATGATTTTTGATCTTCTTCGAGTCGTTCAATAAAACGCTTGTGCATATCATGACGAATTCCTTCCCCATCGCGTATTCCGTCCTGTACAAAAGGAATCTCATCTCCAGTGACAATATAAAGATCTGCAGCACACGTACGTGCAATGGCCTCTACTTTTTCCGAACGTTTTCCCAAATATCGTTCATGCCACACTCCTGTTGCAAATGCATTCGTATCGCAAATCACTAATCCATTCGAAATTTCTGCAAGGGTATTTTCCATCGAATTTTGTGTACGTGCAATATGTTCAAATTCTTCCGTTTTCCATTCATGTGCATGAGAACTCAATAGTTTTGCTTCACTATACGTACGACCATACTCTGGTACCCAGACGGTTTGATAATGTTTCGCAAGTGCTTTTACGAGCGTTGTTGTCCCGGTTGATTCTGCACCAAGAACACATACACGTTTGGCAAAATATCCACGTACACATGGCGCAAGCAAATGCGCATATGTGGTTGGTTGTCTACGAACCATCGTCGCAGAAACAGGAACATCTACACGTTCCTTATCAACCAAAACATGCACGGTGTCCATATGTGCGGCATATACATCTCCATACGACTCTGAAGTAAATACTGCATCTGGTTTTTCTCCCAATACTTCCAATGTAAATTTTGCCCACCCCTCTGAATCATCATCAGATAATTTACGATCCTCAATCACTTTAAGATCAATGTGAGGATGCACATATTTTAACCATTGAGCACGTAATGTCGCAGGAATCGTCTCGGATCGCTTCCAACAAAGAATAACCGTTACTTTTTCGCATGTTGCCTCAGCTGTATCAATCAAATATTTGTGACCTAAATGTGGAGGATAAAATTTTCCAATCACGAGCCCGTGTTTATACGTTCCCTTATGTTGTTTGATCATATTTTTTGGAATTCATGATTTTATTCCATTGCCAAAAACCAAAGACAGCAAGAAAAAAGAACAACACATATTCCAAAGAAATAAATTTCACTCCTTTGTACCAATACAATCCGATACCAATAGCATCAACTAAAATCCAAAGAATCCAACTTTCGAGTTTTTTACGTACCAAAAGCCACTGAGCAAGAAAACTCATGATAGTTGTTCCTGCATCAAGAACAGGAAGCGAAACAGGCTCGGAAAAAATTTGTGGAAACCACACATGAAAATGCATGGTTGCATACGATAAAATGGCTGTTCCTCCTAGAAGAAACACAAGAGAGAGAAATCGTTCTTTTTTATTCAAAATCGTCATGTGTTGCGATGTTTTTTCAACAGACGTTTGTTTTTTCATGCGCGACCATACCACCCACCCAAGAAAGCCTGTCACAATAAAATACATTTGTTCTAAAAGATCAGCATACAATTGAATCTGATAAAACAATGCCACATATAAAAAAGAACCAATAAGACCAACTGGCCAAGAAAGAATTTTTGCTTTGGTTGTAAGCCATACACACCAAATCGTAAAAATCGTTCCGAAAAATTCAATATAACTCATTGGATAACCAAACAACGTAAAACAAATCGTGTTGATATCCATGAATCGTTGAAGCATTTCCATAGACAATGATAGTTAATGTTATAATTACACTATCTATTTCTTTCTTTTTTATGTCAAGAGGTAAATACAAAAAACACACCTGTTTCATAAAAGACGCCAAGGTGGCATATTCTTTATAAAACAAGGTGTGTAAGATTTTTTAGACTCGATTATACGAGTCCCTTATTCAATATTTCGGCAAAAAGATGCCGGGCCGAAAACGTTCGACCTTGATCGATGAAATGATCATTTCCTTCGAAAACAATCTTCATCTCCTCAAGGCCAAAACGTTCGGACGTCCTTCCAAAACCAACCGTCACTTTTTTATCACCGTCACCGATGACAAAAGTGACGATTCCACGCTGAATCGTGGCAGTGACCCCACGTTCACGCAGACCATTCTCCTGCGCAAACAAGAGATCCCTCCACTTTTCAGAGATCATTAGATTTATGGGAGCAAAAGAAAGAATGGAAAATAAGGCTCCTGCAAGATCTCTCATGAAACTTCTCCTTTGGAAATTGGCGCTTTAAAAGCGTTTTTGGTTTATGACGAACAATCTATACAAAATAAATACTTTTGTCAAGTATTTATAACAAAAATATTCAATTCTATTTCAAAATCTGGTCTGCAAAAACAACAATGGAAAAAACACCGAAGAACACAAAAATTGTCCAAAGAAGAATCTGACGCCAGAGTGGCGGTTGATATGCTCGCGGCAACGTTCGACGATTAAGCACAGAAACAAGACCAATGTGCACAAACATCGCAACAGCATTCAAACAAGCTCCAAGAATGAGAAGTGTTTTTGGTTCAGTTTGTCCGAGCAAAAAAAGCATGATTCCAAATGCAATCTGTGCCCAAAGAAACGAAAAATATGTTCGCGAAAGACGTACTTTTTGTTTGCCGGTTATGCGTGTATACATAACCGCTAAATTTTCAGACATGATACGCGACGTTGAATCCATCACTCCAAGTTGTGTTTGAAAAAGCATGATCCCAACCGCTATGAGAAATCCAATACCAACCCATGTCCCAAGACGTGCACTTATTGCCATCCCTTCATTCAAAACAAATTGAATTCCCTGCGCATTATGAGGTGAACCATGAACTGCTGTATACG
>Ga0076337_104_pt2 | contig 7899 bp, 5 predicted proteins | sample RifGroC2_FD_68033 | JGI IMG/M metagenome (GOLD analysis project Ga0076337, IMG submission 68033) | Peregrinibacteria bacterium GW2011_GWC2_39_14
GCCAAAGAAATCGGCTTTCCGATATAATCAACCGCTCCCCGGGCAATCGCCTGCCTGACCACATCCGAGCTCTTCCATGCGCTGATGACGATGATCTTTACGCCAGGATTGATTTTCTTAATTTCATCTATAACATCTATACCGCTCATTCCAGGCATTTTAATATCCAACAAAACAACATCGGGCTTAAAATCTTTGGCCTTCTGGATTGCCTCTTCCCCATCGCGCGCCAGTTCGAGATTACATTCATACCGCGGCGAAAGAAAATCTTTCATGGAATTACGGATATCGGCCTCATCATCTACGATCAGAATATTGGGCTTTTGCATGTGTCCGCCTTTATCCAGCATCTCTTTTATCTTATACATAACAGTATCCCGAAGATAATTTCGACTAAACGGCTTTTGGATAAATTCATCCGCTTTCAATTGCAAAGCCCTTTCCCTGACCGCCTCATCCTGGCTGGCAGTGACCATAAGCACAATGCACGCGGGGTCTATTTCCTTGAACTTTCTCAAAAGGTCCAATCCGTCGACATCCGGCATAATAATGTCTAAAAAGATAATCTTGGGTTTTTCCTTTTCAAAGATACTTAAGGCTTTTTGGGCGGTTGTCGCTGTAAAAACCGTAAATCCGATATAGGTAAATATCTGCTTGATATTATCGCATATGCCTTCTTCGTCATCGACAACAAGGATCTTGATCATTTCTTTTCTCCTATAGATCTAAAAACTCACATCTCTCTTGGTGGCTTTGCGTAACTTATCGAGAAACGCCCCCATGCTTTGCGTATAATTAAGCAGCTTTTTCGCGTCCTCGACCGGCACCGGCTCCTCGCTTTTAGGGTCAAGGTAAAAACTTACGATAAAATTTATCCCCATAATATCGTTACCGATGTAGTGCGAAACCAGCTCCCGGACAACCCCGTGCATAAGCATATTCTCGTTTTTGATCTTTTCCAGGCGGTGGTTCTCTTTTTCCATTTTTTCCGGATGAAGGATTTTATCGACCATCTCGTTCATAATCCGCGCGTATCTTAATATCTTCTGGCAATCGACTATGGGAATAGGCTCATCTTTCTCAACGTAGTAAGAGACGATGAAATTAATACCGGAGATATGGTCCCCTAAATATAAATACAGCGTATCCCAAACAAAGGGATGGATAGTAATCTTTTCAAGCGCGATCCGGTCGTAAAGTTTTTGCTCATCGCAATGTGCCTTAGCCACTACGACGCCCTCCGCTGCCGGATGACTCGCGCGGCCTCATCAACTGCCGCCACAATGTCCTTGCTGTCCAGCGGCTTTAACAAATAGTGCATGGCCCCGTATTCTTTGGACTTCTTGACAGACTCCTCATCAGTTATGCGCGTAACCATAATACAGACCGCGTTTTTATCAATCTCTTTAATTCTTTTAAGGACCTCTACCCCGTCAATCTCCGAGTAACCCAAATCAATATCGATAAGCACGATATCCGGTCTTTCATTCTTAAAGAAGTTAACGGCACCAACGCCGTCGGTCTCCATGAAGGCCGCGTATCCTTTGAGCGATAAAATCCTTTGCATGAAATCAGCAAGGCCTTCTTCATCGTCAATAACTAACACCCTGATCATTTGGTTATCCATTTTCTCCTCCCAGGCAAACCTGTTGCTCGATTGTTACGAACACTGCGCTTCCCTCCCCTAACCCCTCCCACAAAGGGAGGGGAATTTATCCATAGGCTTCCCTCCCCCTTGTGGGGAGGGCCAGGGAGGGGGATTTCAAACGTTCTTCAATCTTCTGAAACACACCCTCCAGGTTTGCAAGAACATCATTATTCCAAAACCTTAAAATCTCAAACCCCTGCCCTCTGAGCCATTCATCCCGCGGAATATCCCTCCAACTCTGATCATGCTGCCCTCTATGACCAATTTCTTTTCAAAACAAACAAAATCGACGATATATCGGCCAATAACCGCCTGCCTGCGGAATTTGACGCCCAGACTTTTTGCGCGAAGCACATGCCAAAGATGCCTTTCAACTTCTGTCGGATCACTCCTCAATCTCCTGGCAACAGGCGTTAACGCTTTTTTCAACCATCCCCTCCCCTAACCCCTCCCACAAGGGGAGGGGGATCTTTCCTATGCTCAATCCCTAATTACACATGTTTTTCATAAATCTTTTGACACTATCAAACCTGTTCTAAAACATTTTCTTAGGGGTCTCAGTTTTCCCCTTGTCTAAATATGCCTTGATATCCCCTTTAAAAACAGGAAATTCAACGATTATTTTTGCCCCCTTGTTTTTCCCCGCCGATTCCGCCCAGACGCGGCCGTTATGCAATTCAATGATCTTGCGTACCCGATATAACCCCAAACCAGAACCCTCTGTCGATCCTTTGGTCGTGATATGGGCCAGGAAAATGTCCCCAATAATGTTCTTTTCAATTCTTTTGAAATATTCTTAATTTGATTTCTTTAACTTCACTGCGCTGGACAGCATGAATGGCATTATTAGCAAGATTGAAGAAAACCTCTTCCAGCTGAATCTTGTCTCCCAAGATATACGGCAAATTATCGGAGATCTCTTTAATATATTTAATTTGTCTGTTCTCTTCTCTCTTAAATTCGTAGCCGAACAGTTTCCAATACCCTTCCTCCACCTCATATATCTTAATGAGTTTTAACAGCCCTGTCGTCTTCCTGGAATACTCTTTAATGGCCTGGATCATGCCACTCACCCGGCTTCTGGCCTCCAGGATATATTCCATTGATTTATCAACTCTTTCCCGCAAATCATCGGGCATAGAAATGCGTAAATCCTGGAATGCCTCTTGCAAACCCTCAACCTGCCCATGGATCACCATCATGGGATTATCAATTTCATGGGCCATAGAACTCGTCAGGTGATCAAGGGAAACCCGCCGCTCCTCTAAGCCCAGCTTCTCCATACGCGCGGCTTCTTCTTCCAGAAAATAACAGTTCTTGACCGCCAAGGCCGCTTGATTGCCTAAAACCCCCAAGACGTTCAGCAGTTCATTGGAATAAGTTTCTTTGCCCTTGCGATCTCCGAGGACAATAAACCCCAGCAAAGCAGAGTCGATGGCAATAGGCACAATGACACTGCAAGAAATTCTATTCATCTCGGAGAGAATATCCTGGATATTTGCGCTATCTGGATCGCTTTCGGCACGGGATTTAATTTCATCACCACCAAGGGGAACACGCCTTTTCATAAGGTCTTCAATTAGCGCGGTTTCTCCGTTAACTGTCAGGATGCCATTTTCCCCTACGAGCGCTTTTAATTCATATTCATTAATGGCCTGATTCAATATAAAAACCTCTGCCTTTTCTACTCCTAAGATTTTCCGCAAGACATCAACAATGAAATCAAGCAACTTTGTCAGATTGCGGATGGTCGTCATGCCGTAAGAAGCCTGAGTCAGCAATGAGTTAATCCGCCGTTCTTCCTGTAACAGTACATCTTCAGCCTTACGCTGAACAAAAAGATAGATGAAGGGTCCAGACGTGGCTAGCACAAGCAACGTTACCATGGGAGCCCAAAACCAGTTCTCACCAAGGATATTGATTAACCAGGGTTTTCCCAAAACAACTAATCCAAAAGGGATACCCAAAACCAAAGAATAGACAACAACAAAGACCCCAAGCCGCGTAACCGCAATACGAATGTCCATTAGCTGATAACGAAACATAGCATAAGTCATGACAGCGGCATAAACACAAACAGAAAAATGAAATGCTGGATAAAGAGGGATCCCAAAAGCAGGAATAATGGTTATAGCTCCTCCTGTATGTCCTAAAAGCGGGGCCCAGAACATATATAATGCTTGCGTTTTTATTATCCCCTTACTTCTCTTTATAAATTTATGCAGTTCAATAAAAGCTGAACCTGTAATGAGGAACCATATTAGTGCCCAAAGAGTGAATAAAATAGTAGCTTTATAATAATGCATTGAATCAAACGCATAGTAAGTTGAGCCGAGGAAATGTTTTGAAAAAATGATCAACGGGACAAATAAAATCCCTTGGATATACGCAAACAGAAGCATTCGTGGCCTATGGATCCCGCAAAATTCAGCGATCACATGATAATAAACGACAGAAAGAAATGTAGTCACAACGCATTCAAGCCTCCAGAATATAAGTGCTTTTTCGGGTGTAACTGACATCCCACCGGCAAAATTAGCCAATCCCCACACTGCAACAATGACATTAAAGACAGCCCAAATTTGATGAACCCTTTTCGTCGAATAGGCAAAGACAATAAATGCCAAAAGAGAACACAGAATTGCTACAGAAAGACTAGCAACCGAAAATAAGGTCATCTTAAAATAGATAAAACATAAAACAAATAAAATCGCCGTCAGAATACAAACCGGAATTAGCATACGTATCAAACCTACCCGTATATCAAGAAAACGATGGCGAAGAATGCTAAACGTAAAAATCCCTGCATATATGCATATTAAGAAATGCCAACCTGGATATATCGGAATATCATAAAGAGGCAGAGCTATCGTGAAGCCACCTGCAAACCCTACTATCATTCCCCAAAAAAGATACAAGGCTTGCGTTTTTTCTTCACCATGAGCGGTCTTAACAAACTGCAATATCCTATAAAATGCAATGCCTGTAGTAAAAGAGAAGACTAAAAACCATAGGGAGATTAAAGGAGTAGCTTTTGCATAATATATTGTGTTAAAGATAAGACGAACTTCGGAGAGAAATGGCTTGTAGAATAAAGCGATTAGTGCAAAAAGAACCCCCTGAAGGTAGATTAAAATAAGAAGTCTTTTTTCATTTAATTTGCATAAAGAATAAATTAGATGATAAAGGAAAACGGAAATGAAAGTATTCGATACAAGAGCTAGCCTCCAATAAAGAAGCGACATTTGAGAGGATTGTGCAACACCAGCCAGGAATAACCCTAAACACCAGAGGGCAACATTAAGGTTGAAGATCCCCCAAACCCAATGAACTCGATTTCTAGCTTGCAAAAACGTCAAAGTCGCCATCGAGGCGCATGAGATCGAGACAATTAAACTAATAAAAGCAAAGAGGCTCAATTGTTATTCCTTAGATTTTATGAAATCTTTTACTATGTCAGGCACTTGTATCGCCTCAGGTTTTACTTCATTTGACCAATGTGCAAACAATATTTTTTGGGTAGCGTAGGCTAATTTTGTTTCTTTTTTGCCCCCTTTGATGCGATAAAATTCAAAATACAATCTAAGGCCACTCTCATATAATTCATCCAAATACATTTCAACGCTGATGTTCTCGAAGGGGAATGCGTCATTAAGATAATAGATATTACATTCAAGACATATTATTTCATTTTTGTCAGCAACATTAGTGAAGTACGCCGGGATGAGCTTATAAAAAAACTTATCTCCTACTGCCCCTAGCCATTTAACATAATTGGCAAAATAAATATTGCCTACTATATTAGAGTTTTCTAATGTTGTTGAAAAAATACCCTCATCAATTTTAAATTTATGCACAATATCCTTGCCATATGATTTAATTTTATTTCCTAAATTGATATCTCTATAAGGTTCTGGACAACTTTCCCGGTGGAAAATCTTTTCTGTCATAGGCTTCACTAAATCCAAATAGTCGCCTAAAAATTCAGGCATCCTTTCGATTACAACAGAATGGTCTTTCTTAATATTCACCCAGGTGCTTTTCTGTTCAGCCACTGCCACACGTTCACGCTGTCCTCCATCGGTAATTCTAAACCACTCGAAAAACATAGGGGCAGTTGCATTCTTATTGCCCTCCAAAGCTCCACCCCATATCTTAGCCTCAACAATATCATTACACTTAATTCCGCCTAAAATTTTAAGTTCAGTCATATTTGTAACTAAACCCCATTCACCGCTCTCTGCCAGCTTAACAAGTTCTTTAAAAGTAGGATAGACACTGTACTCTCGGATAGTTCCAATCCAATCAAAAAAGTTTGTAAAATATACCCTGCGACTCAGCATTTGATTTGTCTTAAATGTAACCGGAAATCTCTGAGTCATAACTAATTGCTTTTGTGGTCCGGAATAGTCAATGTTGACTCCAAATAATTGATTTTCATTAAACCCGATTTTCCTTAATGTCTTAATATCAACATCGAGTTGATTCTTAATATCTTCAGAATCTCTAATCGCATTTATTGAAAAGGAAAGTATCTTACGAGATCCTCGTGTTAATTCTATTGGCATAGAACATACCTTTGCCTTAGAATCCCCTCCTTTAGTTCTAAAAATAATTACATTTTTATAGTAGTCAGCAAATTCAAAATCTATATCGGATTTATTTAATAACTTTCTAAATGCTTCAAAAGCACTCCAAACAACTGTCCCGCTGAAGTCCAAGTCAAATCCTAAGCTAACCAGATGTTCCAGTAACGAAACCTTTTTTTCCCCGAGTAATGCCAACCAATCTTTTTCTGAACGTTTAACCACATTTTCGATGTCACATCCCTGCTCAGCGTATCCGACAACACAAACCAGAGAACCATTACAGTGTGATAAAGAGATTTGAATATGGTTTAATTCTTTACCGAACAAGGCTGGCCGACCTGATTTCAACCATCCGATTTTTACAGATTTCGGCTTTTTATTCTCCTTTTGTAAAAATTTCTCGACAGCCGATTGGATAAAAGGAATCTCAATCTTATGACGCTGTTCTTTTTTAGCTTGTTTTAATTGTACATCATATAAATAACGGACAACCGGCATAGGCAATCCCATTTGCTGGGCAAGTTCGCTGACTTTGCTCTCGATAATCCTCTGATCTCGTTTTGTTGGGTCAACCCAATCACTAGCATTGGGCCCTTCCACCAAGAACTTTATAACTTTAAACCGACAGTTCCGAACATTAAGAATATCTGAATTATTTTTTTCTAACACTCCGCTATTTCCGATATATGTTTTTTCATCTGTTCTACAGACAACTGATGAAACAAGCCGCTTTTTAATTCTTTTATCTGATAACGAAAATGAAACTTCTTCAATATAATCAGGTAATGCCATATTAGGAGTTATTATGACTTGCATTGACTGAAGAATAGAATCTAACGAAAAAGGATCTCCTATGAGAAAACGATTATTAAATCTTGGGGATGTCTCAAGGAATTGGTTAACGGATTTGTTGTGATCAACAGTTAATAAACATTCGCCTTTCTGAGTTTTTTCATCATAAAAAAGGTCGTGGATTTTATCAATACATTGGAATAATTTTCCTTGAAACAAAATTGGCCCGTAGAGGTCTGCCTGAGGATCGATGTCAAGAAACTTTTTCGGTCTGGTTTTTAATTGATTATTAACTCTAGGGAAATCTACTCTTCCATTCACTTCAAAAATTGCCGAAAAGTGTGGTTCCATATACCCGGTTTGTTCTGAGTAAATCTCCACCTGAACTTTACAATTTTCCTCTTTGTTGTCCCGTTCTAAGATCAGGGCTCGAATTTCAATTGTAGTTCCTAATTCTCGACTAACTGAAATGGGCCTATCAAGATGTATATCTCTAATTTTTAAAAAATCAAATTGAGCTACATTAGTCAAATATGCCACGGCCTGGCTCATAGCCTCCAGGCCGAAGACCATTGGAAAAAGCAACGACCCTTTCCAATTGTGGTCAAGGACATACGGGTCATCTTTAATATTCAGATTAGCCTGAACGATTAACTCAACTTGCGGCAGGCAATATTTGATTTCTTCGATAAATCTCCAATTTTGTTCTGATTTAAATTCATTGAATCGAAAAGTATCGAGCCCGGGGACACGGGAAGTAATAACGACCTGGTCCACTTGCGGATCCCGCTCAATTAGTTCTCTGAACCGCTTGACGCCTTCTGCTACAGGAATCGCGCCGATGCCTCTATCGGACAACTTGTCAACGCT